>OCGJ01000002.1_pt1 | contig 35618 bp, 35 predicted proteins | sample 1480211 | NCBI WGS metagenome assembly OCGJ01 (sample SAMN02324088, study PRJEB22366) | soil metagenome | biome: mixedwood plains | place: Canada | collected 2009-09
ACCCTGCCGCTTACCGGATACCTGTCCGCCTTTCTCCCTTCGGGAAGCGTGGCGCCATTCGCCATTCAGGCTGCGCAACTGTTGGGAAGGGCGATCGGTGCGGGCCTCTTCGCTATTACGCCAGCTGGCGAAAGGGGGATGTGCTGCAAGGCGATTAAGTTGGGTAACGCCAGGGTTTTCCCAGTCACGACGTTGTAAAACGACGGCCAGTGAATTCAGATCTCAAATAATGATTTTATTTTGACTGATAGTGACCTGTTCGTTGCAACAAATTGATGAGCAATGCTTTTTTATAATGCCAACTTTGTACAAAAAAGCAGGCTGGATCCACGTTGCTGGCGCCGCCACATCTGGGCGTACGCTGCCTCAAGATGGCGCGTAAAGCGCGCCGTATCAAAGAGCGGCGCCGCGGTACGGGCAAGCGCGAGCTTGTCCTTGAGCGCTTTGAGCGCGCTTCGGTCGCACCCCAGCCTGAGTGCAAGCGCCCGGTACTCCTCGAGCGTCCCGGTAACCAGTTCGGGGAGCCCGGCCGCCTTCAGCAGGCTTGCAGCGACCCGCCCGGCAAACGCCTCTCCCATGCAGGTGACCACCGGTACGCCCGTCCAAAGGGCATCGGATGCGGTCGTGTGCGCATTGTAGGGTAGGGTGTCCAGAAACAGGTCTGCCAGCCCAAACCGGGCGAGATGCTCCTCCGGCGCCACCCGAGGGGCGAAGATGAGCCGGCCAGGCGAAATCCCGCGCGCCTCGGCCTCTTTGGTCAGGTTTCGGATGGCCGTTGGGTTGTCGCCGAGGAGCCAGAGGACGCTTCCCTCGACCCCCCGCAGGAGGCCCATCCACAGGTCGAAAATGGGGGGTGTGATCTTGTAGGCGTTGTTGAAGGCGCAGAAGACGGTGCCTTCATCGGGGAGGCCGGCTTCCCGCCGGGTTGGCGTCCGGGGGGCGATTTTCCGCTTTCGATCGTTCGCCTGATACGTGTCAGGGAGGTAGACCACCTTTTCGCTGAAGAACTGCGCCTGGGCGGGCGGGATGATGGTCTCGTCGGCAATGATGTAATCGATGAAGTCGGCGCCGCTCGTTCCCGGAAAGCCGAGATAGTTGACCTGGATGGGCGCCGGTCTGAAGGCGAGGATTTCCGTCCGGCCATGCTCGCAAAATCCCGTCAGGTCGACGGCGATGTCGATTTCCATCCGGCGGATGCGCTGAGCCACATCGAAGTCGCTCTGGTTGCGAACATCGATGAAATGGTCGAAGGCGCTCGCCATGCGCTTGCGGATGTCGCTGTCGCTCTCGGGGCCGAACGAAAGTGCGATTGTCTCGAACCGCGACTTGTCGTGATGCTCGAACACCCCGGCGATGAGGAAAGCCACGGGATGCGGACGGAAGTCGGCGGAAAGGTAGGCGACGCGGATCTTGTCGTGGCTGTAGCGCTTGCCTTGCCATAGACGAGGCGTGTCCGGCTGCGCGGTGTCGGCAATGGCGATGCGCGCGCAACGCAGCTGATCGGCCGGCGATTCCGACACGACCAGGTTTCCGAACGGATCGATGACGGGAAGTCCTGAGCGCAAGCCCGAGGCGATGCGTGCCCGATCCTCCTCGATGCGACTCCAGTCGCAGCAACGTAGGCGCGATTGCGCAAGATAGCCCGCGCCATAGGGCAAGCCGGGGACGAGTCCGAGCGCACGCTCATATGACGTCGCCGCTTCGTCGTAGCGCTTGAGCTGGAAGAGCACGTTGCCGCGGTGGTTCCACGCTTCCGCGTTGCTGGGGTTGAGCGCGATCGCCTTGTCGAACGCGCCAAGTCCCTCCGCATAGCGCTCGCTTTCGACAAGAGCGACGCCGCTATTCGCCCACGCGTCGCTGTCGTCGGGTTTTCGCGCGACATATCGCGCATAACGCTCTGCCGCATCCAGATTGCGCTTCAAGAGCAGAAGGAGATCGGCGGAGTTTCGCAACGCCTCCGCATTGTTGGCGTCGAACGCAAGCAGCTTCTCGAAGCACTCGAGCGCTTGTTGGGGGCGTCCCAACATCATCAGCGCGGAAGCACGACTCTTCCAGGCGTCGGCATAAGAGGGCTTGAGCGCTATCGCGCGATCGTAACTCTCCAGTGCCTGCTCTGGACGTCGAAGCGCCATCAGCGTGCTGGCCCGGTTGTTCCAGACCTCGGGGATGCTCGGGTTAAGCGCCACCACTTTATCCAGGCTCGACAGCGCGTCTTCGTGGCGCTGCAACGCGGCGAGTACGCTCGCCTTGTTGACGAGAGCTTCGAGGTAATCGGGCTTGAGCGAGAGGGCGTGATCGAAGGATGAAAGCGCCGCGGCGGGCCGGTTCATCCTCTGCAAGAGACAGGCGCGATTGTAGTGCGCATCGGCCGCCGAAGGATTGACCTCGATGGCCATGCCGATCAGCCGCTCGGCATCCTCTATTTGCCCGGTCTGGTAGCTGATGATACCGAGCGCATGCAGCGCCTCGAAGTGCCCGGGCTCGGAGGCGAGAATCTCCGCGTAGATGCGGGCCGCATCCGCGAGCCGTCCGGCGCGGCGCATCTGCATCGCAGTCTGCAATCGAGGATCGCTCATGGAGGTCCTGGGCGCGAAAGCGGTCTTATAGGCTAAAGACGGGCTGTCAAGGTGCCGACATCGCATGTTAAGGGAAGCGCCTTCTTTTGGGCTAAGCCGTATGCGGATCGTTTTTGTTCACCGCACTATCAACGATTACACCGCCGAGACGCCTTATTTGCGCGGCATCGGCGGGACGGAATCCGCGCTCTGCTATCTTTCGATCGAGCTTGCACAGCGGGGACATGTCGTAAGCCTGCTCACCAACGCGTCCGCTCCAGGGCGATACCGGAATGTCGAGTGCTTGAATCACAAGACGAGCCTGACGCCCGATCTGATCAACGCCGCGGATGTCGTCGTCGTGTCGAATGAGGCCTGCGGCCGCATTCTGAAGGACGAATTCCGCGCGAGACGACCGCTCGTGATGTGGAACCAGCACGCCGACGATCAGCCTTCGATCGAGGCGCTTGAATTCACGCGCGAACGCAAGGCATGGTCGAGCATCGCGTTCGTCAGCGAATGGCAGCGTGGGCAGTTCTGCAATATCTATTGGATCGATCGCAACAAAACGAGCGTCAAGCGCAACGCGATCTCGCCGGCATTCGCAGGGGCGACGCCGGTGCAGCCATGGTTCAAGACCGGCCAGGCGCCGGTGCTCGTCTACACCAGCGCGCCCTATCGCGGCCTCAACGTGCTGCTGGATGCCGTGCCCATCATACGCTCAGCGATTCCGGATATGCGGTTGCGCGTGTTCTCGGGCTCGAGAACACACCAAGCCAAGATCGAGAACGATCCCGATGCGGAGCTCTACCTCCGTTGTGCGTCCACCGAGGGCGTCGACTATGTCGGGACGATTCCGCAGGCCGAGCTTGCCGCGGAGCTTAGCCACGCCGCGGCGCTCGCGTATCCCTCGACATTTCCTGAAACCTCGTGCATCGCGGCCATGGAAGCGATGTCCGCCGGCGCGACCGTGCTCACGACGCGTTCAGGGGCCATGCCTGAGACCACGGCCGGTTTCGGTCACATGATCGAGCCGCATGAGGACGAGCCGCTGCTGGCGAAACAATTTGCGCAAATGACCATCGATGCGCTCGCCGCCGCGCGGAATGATCCCGATGCTGCCGACGCGCAGCGCACGCAACAGATCGAGTTCGCGCACAAGAATTATTCGTGGCAGGCCCGCGTGCTCGAGTGGGAATCGTATCTCGCCGACGTCGTGCGCCAGAGCTTCTAGGAGGCTCATCTTGACTTGCCACTCGCGAGTGCCGTCCATAGGGCCGCGTTTTGACCGTTCGCATTGAGCCGCCGATGGATTGGATCGTTCCCGTTTCAGAGTCCGAGCGCCAAGCCGGCGCGCTTCTTCCGGCGTCCGCGGGCAAGGCGTATGGCGCGATGCGCGATGCTGGATGTGTCCTCTTGCGCGGCGTGTTCTCGACAGAGATGATCGACGCGGTCTACCGCGAATTCCTCGCCCATTACGGCGCGATGGATCTCAGGGCGATGACAGAGCAGGCGGCAAAGCCACTGCCCAATCCGTTCCTGGAGGTCGGCGGTGCGCGCTTCGAGATCGTGCCGCGCATGGCTGGCGCCTTCGGCGATCCCGACTTGTTCGCGAGCGCATTGCTGCGCCGGTTTCTGATGCCACTACTCGGCAGCGACATGCGCTTGAGCGGGTTCACCGTGGTGGTCTCGCATCCGGGCGCCACGCTGCAGCATATTCATCGCGATCACGCGCACCTGTATACCGATCCGAGCGTCGCGCGCAGCCTTCCCTGTTATGCGGTGAACGTGTCGGTGCCTTTGATCGATATCGACATGCAGACCGGACCGACGGGCGTATGGCCGGGCTCGCATACATGGCCGGGTGGTCAAGTGCCGTCGCCGGAGACTGTTACAGCGATCCCGTTCCAGCGCGGCGATTGCATCCTGATGGATTACCGCACATTGCACACCGGCATGCCCAATCGCGGCACGCGCATCCGTCCGATCCTTTATCTCGTCTACACCCGCACATGGTTCTTCGACGAAGTGAATCACGCCGGCCGCGCGGCGCTCGACCTGCCGATGGAGAAATTCCTGGCGCTGCCCGAGACGATGCGCCCGCTCTTGCTGCGGGCGTTCGCGCAAGCGATGCGCGCGAAACATCTGACTCAGCCCTAGCCGAAAAACAAACAGCGCGGTCCGGTTTTGCCGGACCGCGCTGCCGATTACTCACACGCAGATTATTGCTTCCCTGACTTCGCGACTCGGGCGCCTGCGGCATAGTCGGCGACCGTGCCGTGTCCGCCCGACATCTTTTCAGGCTGCAGGCCCCACTTCTCGACGCCTGCGATCAGCGCGGCGAGATTGGGGTTGGATGAGGTCGGAGGTGTCGGCGTCGTGATCCAAAGGTCGGTGTTGAACGCCATCTTTGCATCGGGGAGCCAGCCGATCATCATCCCGGTCGAGTGCGGATTGTCGATGACGAAGGCCGAGAACTCACGGCCGCCGTCGTTGACCGTCCATTTGTCCGCAACCTCGATGAGCTCGGGGTCGTCATTCGCGTTCGCCGGCTTGTTCCAGTTGAGCTCCTGCGTGTTGCCGAGCTGGCGACGATAGTACTGAATGTTCGGAGCCGTACCGCGCGCAAAGACCAATGTCGCGCCTTCCGCGACGAAGGTGCGCATCCCGCCGACGTGATCGACATGGTGGTGCGTCAGCACGAGGTATCTGATCGGCTTGCCCGGGAAATGCTGCTTGGCCAGTGCGATCGCGCCTTTCGCTTGACCGTCGTCGTTCGGGGCCTCCATCGCGATCAGATACGTGTTGGTGGCGATGAACACCGTGTTGTGCGTGTTGCCCATGGCGAGACCGACATTCGGCGCGATGTCCATCCACTGCATCTGGTCGCCGTCATCCACGTACATGGCGTCCGAGTCGTAATAGAACCCGTTGACGGAGCGCCGGATGATCCACTGGAACGGTGTGATGCGCGGATCGGCCGGTTTCGCCGCCCTCGCGAGTTGTGCCTGCGGGATCGTGAACAGATTGGCCGCGAGATTTGGGTTTGCGGTGATGCTCGAAAACCGTATGTCGTGGACTCTCATGCCTTGGAGGAACGTCTGAGCACGGCCCGGCCACTTGGCGCCGTTGAGGTCCTGCCAGTCCGTGAACATCATATCGTATTCGGAGTCGCCTTCGATCGCATCCCATTCGAGCGAACGCACGCGAATCGGAAGGTTAGTGGCGGGATCAAACAGGACGATGAAATTGCCGTAGTCGCCGCGATACTGCAGCGCCGGCCAGGCCCTCAACCCGCCGACCTGATTGGGCATTGCCGTGACGCGACCAGGGTTCGCTTTCATGTCCTGGATGACGGTGAAGCGCGCGAGCTCGCGCAGTGTGGCGGTGAGGCGGCGGCCGGACATCGTGTGCTCCGGCTGGCCGCTCGCGCCGGTAATCGTGCGCTTGGGCAGGCGACCGCCGACGGCGTCGTTGCCGATCGAGTAGCCGCCATTCGCGGTGGCGATCTCGACATAGGTGCGCCGTCCGCCGTCGTCGGCCTTCGGGCGATCCCATTCGCTGCGGGTGAGCCCCTTGGCGAGGTCGCGGCTCTGTTTGAGCTTCGACTTGCCCTGGTCGGGCGTCTCGTTGTCGGCCAACGAGAACGAGGCGCCGGGATCCCACTGCATGATGTCCGCGTCATAGCTTATCGACTTCAGCGCCGCGAGCTTCGCGCCGCCCATGGCGTTGTACGCCGCATCGACCCGCTGCTGCGGTGTCATCTGGGGCGCAGGCGCCGCCAGGCTGACGCCCAGTCCGATCGCGGCGCTGACGACTAAAGCGCCAAACACCCGCGTGATGGTCACGCTCGCAGTTCGCATTGAATCTCTCCTCCTGATGTCGCAAGAGCGGGCCGAGCCCGCTCTTGCCGTTTCAAAAGATCACATTTCGGCAGGCCCAGGACAATGGACTAGCCGCCTCCGGCGCGCTGAACGGCCTGGGCGAGATCGGCATAGGGGCCGACCGCGCCGTGGCCGCCGGCGAAGCGCTCGGGCTGGATGCCCGCTCGCTCCACGCCGCGAACGACCGAGACCATCAACGGATTGGGCATCGCCGGGATCGGTGCGCCCGGATTCCACAGATCGGTCACATAGCCGAGCCTGGCGTCCGGCACGTAGGGGATTAGATAGCCGGCCGCGTGCGGCGTCTCGATGAGGTACGCTTCGATGACGCGCCCGCCGTCATTCACGCTCCACTTGTTGGTGACCTCGACCACCCTCGGCGTGAACGACGGGAGTCGGTAGGGGTTGGACCCGGCCGGCGCCGCCAGCGCCCGGCGGATGAATTCGCCGTTCGGACGTCCGGTGACGATGGTCGCACCATCGGCCGCGAACGCGCGGATGCCCCCCGCGTGGTCGATATGATGGTGGGTGAGGACGACATAGCGGAAACTCTTGCCAGGATATTTCTGCTTCGCCGCGTTGATCACCCATTGCGACTGGCCGTCGTCGCCCGGCGCGTCGAAGGCGACGAGATAGTCGTTGGTCGCAACAACGAGCGTGTTGTGGCTGCCACCGGTGACATGGCTGATGTTCGGCGCGATATCGACGAGCTGCAGGCTCTTGCCGTCATCCGTGTACAGAGCATCGGAGTCGAGATGGAATCCCGATGCCAAGCGCCGCAGGATCCACTGGTTGGGCACCTTGGCGAGTGCCGCGGGCGGCGGCGCCTTGCCCCTGACCGCGATCGGCACCGTGAACGCATCCGCGGCGATCTGGGTGTTTGCGGTGATGCTGTTGATCGTCGTCTCGAACACCTTCTGGCCGTTCAGCGTGTAGGTGATGTGATGCGGGAACTTGGCTCGGATTACTTCTCGCCAATCGGTGTACGTGGCATCGAAATTGGCGTCGCCCATGAACTGGTCGAAGTCGCGGGTCCTCACGATCGCGGGCAGCTTCGTCTGGGGATCGAACATCACGATGTAGGTGCCGTGATCGCCGCGGAATTGAACGGCCGGATAGGTCCTGCCGCCAACGGTCTGCGAGGGATAGTCGGAGACGCGCCCCAGGCGGTCACGCATGAAGAAGATGATGCCGTTGCGCTCCACTTCGCGTAACAGAGCGCGCGCGCGCAACGCAGACATGGTCTTCAACGGCTGCGGATTGTTGCCTTGCGTCTGGACCGCACGCCCGGGTTGTGCGCCGTTCGCATCTGCGCCGATCACGTAGCCGCCGGTCTCGGTCAGGATCTCGGTGTAGTTGCGTGTGCCGCCTCCGGCTCTCGGACGCACCCACTCGGTGCGCACGGCCGCGCGGGAGCGGTCCCAGACCTGAGTGAAGGTGGATGTGCCCCAGTCGGGCACCATCAGATTGTTGACGTTTTGCGACTGGCCCGGGTCCCACTGCTGCATGGACCCTTTTGCCGTCATGATGAGCAGGGTTTCGGGCGCCTGTGCTCCTTCGCCGCCTCCCCGGTTGGCCCAGCCCATGGCGGTATAGGCGTCCTCGACGCGGGTCTGCGCCGCATTGAGCGCGGGCGCCGGAGCCGCGCTTCCCGATCCGACATAAAACGCGACGCCCAGGCCCATGGCGCAAGATATGGCCAAGGCCCGCGCCACGCGCATTGTTTCGTTACGCATTGACGTCCCTCCGAGTTTTGGCGGTGTTGATCGTGCTTGTCGTTGGCGCAAATTCTACAGGACTTCCAAGCAATCCGACCAGATGGCCGGCGCCGCCAAACGAAGCTGTTACCGCCACTTCCCAGGCTGTTGAGGTGTCCTCCCGAAGCCGGGGGGGGCCCCGATGCCTGCACGCGTCGGGCACTCCCTCGGGCGCAAGAAAATTCCGCCCACGCGCCGGTAAGGTCGCGGCAGGCTCCCGTACAGATTGCCGTGGAAATAGTCAGGCTGCGCTTTGCCTGTGCCCGGAAAATCGGCAGACTGCTCGTTTCTGGGGACGCGGCCGCCCTTCGCGCGGCGCACACGAATGGGGGGATCGAATGATCAATGCGGCCGACACGGCATGGATGCTGACCGCAACCGTGCTCGTCTTGTTCATGACTTTGCCGGGCCTGGCTCTCTTCTATGCCGGTCTGGTTAGGGCGAAGAACATCCTCTCGGTGCTGATGCACTGCGTGGGTGTGGCGTGCCTCGTCTCGGTGCTGTGGGTCGCGGGGGCCTATTCGCTGAGCTTCGTCGGCTCCAATCCTTACATCGGCGATCTGAGCCAGGCCTTCCTTATCGGCGTCGAGCGCGGTGCGGTGCATCCGGCCACGACGATCCCCGACACCGTCTACATCATGTACCAGATGACGTTCGCCATCATCACGCCGGCGCTCATCATCGGCGCCTATGTCGAACGCATCAAATTCTCGGCGGTGCTGTTGTTCTCTGGTCTGTGGTTGATCTTCGTCTACGCCCCCGTCGCGCATTGGGTATGGGGCGGCGGATGGCTCGCGACCATGGGGGTCAAGGACTATGCAGGCGGCATCGTCGTGCACACGACGGCAGGTGTCTCGGCGCTGATCATCGCGATGGCGCTCGGCAAGCGCGAAGGCTTCCCCCATCACGCGCTGCCGCCGCATGCGCCGTGGATCGTCATGGTCGGCGCAGCGATGCTGTGGGTCGGCTGGTTCGGATTCAATGCGGGCTCGGCGCTCACCTCGGGCGCTGATGCCGGCATGGCCATGCTGGTGACGCACATGGCGGCAGCCGTGGCGTCGCTCACGTGGATGGTCATCGAGTGGCAGCGCTTCGGCAAGCCGAGCCTCGTGGGCACGGTCACTGGCACGATCGCGGGTCTCGCCACGGTCACTCCGGCCTCCGGTTTTATCGGTCCGATGGGCGCGATCATCATCGGTATCGTCTCCGGCTCGCTTTGTTACGTCGCGGTGCAAGTCGTGAAGCAGCGTTTCGCGGTCGACGATTCGCTTGACGTGTTCGGTGTTCACGGCATCGGCGGCATGACCGGGACGCTTTTGACGGCGCCCCTGATGGCCGCGGGCCTCGGTGGCGTCGGCTTCGCCGACGGTGTCACGGCAGCGTCACAGTTCATGGTGCAGGTGACCGGTGTCGTCACCTCCGCGATCTGGTCTGCGGTGGCGAGCTATATCCTGATCAAGATCACGCAGATGGTGGTCGGGCTGCGTGTCGATCCTGAAATCGAAACCCAGGGCCTCGACCTCTCGGAGCATGGAGAGACGGGCTACAACGTCGCCCTCGGAGGGACAATGAAATGAAACTGATCATCGCCATCATCCAGCCCTACCGGATCGATGCGGTCCGCGAAGCGCTGACCGAGGTCGGCGTCGAAGGTCTCACCGTGTCCGAAGTGCGCGGCTATGGCCGTCAGCGCGGGCAGAAGGAAATCTATCGCGGCGCGGAGTACAGCGTCAGCTACGTGCCGAAGCTGAAGCTCGAGATCGCTGTCGAATCCGAGAAGGCCGACGACGTGGTCGAAGCGATCACGCGCTCGGCCCGCACCGGCAAGATCGGTGACGGGAAGATTTTCGTGCTGCCGCTCGAAGCCGCCCAGCGTATCCGTACCGGCGAAGTCGGCGTTCAGGCGCTCTAGCTCGGCTGTTGAGTAGCGCGTGCCGTCCATCCGCAACGCGGATGGACGACTGTGCATTGGCCTTCGTTAACGCATTTCCCTATAACAATTCCGACCGCGGCCTCGTGCGGGGCCGCAGCCTTTTGCCCGAAATCGGAGGCCTCACATGATCGTTCTGTCGTGGCTATGGGGGATTGTGAAAAGCGTTCTGAACGGGATCGCTAAAGTAATCGCCTTTGCGGTGATCCTTATCATCATCCTCGCGGGCATCGGGCTTATCTCCGGTGACGGCTTGCCCTCGAACATGGTGCTGGAGCTGGACGCCCGAAAGTCGATCGAGGACAAGACCGCGAGCAGCATTCTTGATCTCGGCCAGCGCTCGCTGTCGGTGATGGACATCGTGATGACGCTCGACACTGCGCAGCGCGACCCTCGCGTGAAGGGCGTGTTCATCCGCGTGGGCTCGGGCGACCTTTCGGTGCCGAAGGCCGAAGAGCTACGCGAAGCCTTGAAGCGCTTCAGGACGAGCGGCAAGTTCGTCATCGCGCACTCGCAGACCTTCTACTCGGGCGGCCTTGGCGATTACGTAGTCGCGGCGGCCTCGGACGAGATCTGGATGCAGCCCGTCAGTTCGTTCTTCAGCGCGGGCAGCTCCACAAGCGCGCTTTTCCTCAAGGGCCTGTTCGACAAGGTGGAAGCCACGCCTCAGTTCGTGCAGCGCTACGAGTACAAGAACGTAGCCAACATGTTCACCCAGACCGATTTCACGCCGGCCCATCGCGAAGCCACGCTGCGCATCCTACAGTCCTGGTACGATTCGTCGGTCGATGAGGCGTCGACTGACCGCAGCCTTCCTCGCGACACGATGGTTTCCGTGCTCGATAACAGCCCTGTCACCGTAGAGGAAGTGAAAGAGAAGGGGCTCATCACCCATATCGGCTACGACGACGAAGCACGCGACGCCGCAGAGACGAAGGCGGGCGACGACGCCGAGGTCACCGAATTCGAGCGCTATGCCCAGGCCGCCCGGGCGCGCAGGGCAGGGCCCGGTGCGCCCACGATCGCCTTCGTCCATGCCGCAGGAGAGATTCTCGAGGGCAACGACGACGCCCCATTGTCCGGCAGCGTCGACTCGATTTATGGCGATGTGTTCGCGAAGGCCATTCGGGAGGCGGCCAACGACAACTCCGTGCGCGCCATTCTCTTGCGGGTCGACTCGCCTGGCGGATCGGCGATCGCCTCGGACCAGATTCTGCAGGCGGTCAAGAAAGCGAAGACGGCTGGAAAGCCGGTGGTTGTGAGCATGGGTTCGGTAGCGGCCTCTGGCGGCTATTACATCTCGCTCGCAGCCGACCGCATCCTTGCGCTTCCGGGCACGCTCACCGGTTCGATCGGTGTGGTGTGGGGTAAGGTAGCGGTCGGAGGCACGATGGGCTTGGTCGGAGTCACTGCGAAGGAGTTGGGCGTCGGTCGCAACGCGCTCTTCCTCTCCGGCGTCACGCCGTGGAACGAAGGGCAGATGGCGAAAGTCAACCAGCAGGCGGACATCGTCTATGCCGACTTCACATCGAAGGTCGCCGAGGGTCGCAACATGCCGCTCGAGCGCGTTCAGGACGTGGCGCGCGGACGCGTGTGGACGGGCGCGGATGCTCTGGAGCGCGGCTTGGTCGATGAGCTCGGCGGCTTCTGGGCGGCCGTCGACGATGCCAAGATGCTGGCCGGTATCGACGCGGACACACGGGTGCGGTTCAAGAGCTACCCGGAATCGGAAGGATTCTTCGGCACCGTCTCACGGGTTTTCGAGACGTCGTCCGCGGCGCTCAAAGCGTTGCAGGGACTCAATGCGCTGATGGAAGCCGAACCGGTGCGCGCGCTCATCGGCGCGCTTGATGCGATGCCGAGTGGCCGCATCGAGTTCTCGGCGAAGGGCTTGCCCATCCAGTGAGCGAGCGCTTACCCGTCCTGCTCGATTGGCCCGCGTCCAGTGTTCACGGCTGGGGAATCCTCGGCTTGAACCTGTTCATGGCGTGGGCCAACGATCCCGATCTCCAGCCGCTGATGGGCGCGCCGATCGTGCAGAGCGTGCTCACGGGCTATGATCAGTCGCGCGTGCTTGCGCTCGAAGAGCCGATCGCCGAGTCGAATCGCTTTCAGGTGAATCTCGGGCGGTTTCGCGGGGCTGCGATGCGCCTGGACATGCCGGTCGTCAAAGGGTTCGGCAACGGCCTCATCGATCCCGGCGGTGTGACCGGCACGCCGAATATCGGCCGCTGCATCTTCGAGGACACAAGGCTCGAGAAGGTCGACGACAAGCTCGCCAATTGCGACATCCTGCTTTGCGCGTCGCGCTGGAACGCGGAGCTCCTGAAAGGCAAGACGCGCAAACGCGTCGAAATCATCTACGAAGGCGTCGACAACACGATCTTCCGGCCCGGTCCGAGACCAGGGCTGCTCGATCAGAACAAGTTCTACATCTTCAGCGGCGGAAAGGTCGAATACCGCAAGGGCCACGATCTGGTGCTGCTCGCCTTCAAGGAGTTCTCACGCCGGCACGATGACGCAGTCCTCGTAACCGCGTGGCACTCGCCCTGGCCGCAACTGTCTGCGGGCTTCAGGGGCAAGCTCAATGCCCCGCTCGAGCTCGCAGCTGACGGCACGATCCATGTCAAGAAATGGATCGCCTCGAACGGCATCAACCCCGACAAGGTCATCGAGATCAAGCAGATCCACAATACGCTGATGCCTGGCGTGCTGTGCGACGTGGACTGCGCGATTTTTGCCTCGCGCGCGGAAGCCTGCACGAACCTTCCTGCGAAGGAGGCTATGGCGTGCGGGATTCCGGTTGTCGTTGCGGCCAACACGGGAATGAAGGACTTGATCGACGGCGGCAATTGCATCGCGCTGAAGAAACAGAAGCCGGTCCACGATTTCACCGAGTGCGGCACGGAACAGTGGGGCGAGTCCGACGTCGAGGAAATCGTGCAGGCGCTCGAGAAGCTTTACGCGGATTCCTCATACCGGCACAAAATGGGCCGGGACGGCGCGGCCTGGATTCTGGCGAAGAGTCGCACTTGGGCCCATCATGCGCGACAGTTGAAATCTCTGATAATGTCGCTCTGAGACCTTTCAATCCCGCTCCGGACCGCACAAGCAGTGCCCAGCATTATTGTTCCTGCCCGCAATCATGCGCAGTTCACTGCGATGTGCCTGGGATCGATTCTCTACTCGGTGTCGCGTCTCAAGCTCGCGTGCGAGTTCATCCTGGTCGATGACGCATCTGACCCCGACGAGAAAATCCTCGACGTCTTCCGCGACCATCGTGCCAAGGCAGCCGGGCACCACTGCAAGATCGTACGCTCCAACAAGCATCAACACTACTCGGGCGTGTTCTCCATCGGCCTCAGCCAGGCGACGCGCGACCTCATCTTCTTCATCAGCAACGACATGGTCACGACGCCGTCCTTCTTCGAGGCGCTGCTCCTGGTCTCCTCGCTGTCACGCGATTTCGGGATCGTGCGCGGCACATCGAATTACTGCGATAGCCACCCCGAACATCAGATTGCACCACCGCAGCCGCCCAAGACCTTTCCCGACATCGACAATTTCTCGCGCAACCAATTGAGCACGCAAGGCTGCGCTTTTGTCGAGGACAAGCTTCTGTCGGGAGACGCGATCCTGCTGAAACGCGCGCTCGTCGAACGGATCGGGGTGCTCGACTTGCGGTTCTTCGGCTATTTCGGCGATCTCGACTATGGCATTCGCGCGCAGGCCGCAGGGTTCAAGCTCGTCTGCGCCAAAGGCGCCTGGCTTTATCATGAAGGCGCGGGCCACTTGAAAGGGCAGGTCCAGGCACAAGGCGTGGCTTATACCGATCTTCACGTCAGGCGCATGGCGCTGGTGGACGCGGCGTACCAACAGTTCCGCGCCAAGTGGCACTTGGAGGGGGAGGTGGCCTGGCAACCGCATCAGTCGACCGAGTTCCTCGACAGGGCGATGGCCAATGCGGACAAGGTCGCACTGAAGTATGATTTCCCCGCATCCGCCAACAACGATCTTGAGTTCTATTGAGGTGCTTCGATGACCACCGCGCTGATCACTCATCCGGCCTGCTTGCGGCACGAGCCGCCGCCCGGCCATCCGGAGCGTCCCGCGCGGCTGCAGTCGATCTTAGGCGCGCTCGAGGCCGACGCGTTTCGTCCGCTCGTGCGTCGGGAGGCACCGGAGGCGAGCCTCGATTCGATCGCACGCGTGCATGATCGGGACTATGCGCAAGAGGCGCTCGCGTCCATCCCCTCACGCGGCGTCGTGCACTTCGATGCGGACACGTCGGTTTCGCCGGGATCCCGCGACGCCATCCTGCGCGCGGCGGGTGCGGTCGTCGAAGGCGTGGACATGGTGATGAAGGGCGAGGTGAAGAACGCCTTCTGCGCGGTGCGCCCGCCGGGCCATCACGCACTGCCCGACCGCGCGATGGGATTCTGCGTGTTCAACAACGTCGCCGTCGGTGCCGCACACGCGCGAGCGGTGCACGGTCTCAACCGCGTCGCTGTGGTCGACTTCGATGTTCACCATGGCAACGGCACCGAGGCTATGTTCTGGGCCGATCCAGCGTCGTTCTATGCCTCCACGCATCAATGGCCATTCTATCCGGGCACCGGGCGGCCGGGCGAGGCGCGGCCCGAGCATATCGTCGATATGCCGTTGCCGGCGGGCGCGGGAAGCGTTGAATTCCGCAAAGCGTTCAGCGACGCACTGCTGCCGGCGTTGACTCGGTTCCGGCCCGACATCGTGTTCATCTCGGCCGGCTTTGATGCTCATCAGGACGATCCGCTGGGACAGATGCGCCTCACCGAGGCGGATTACGTCTGGGCGACCGAAGCGCTTTGCGAAATCGCGGCCCGCCAGTGCTCGGGGCGCGTTGTATCGGCGCTTGAGGGCGGCTATGACCTCGGTGCCTTGGCCCGCTCGGTAGCGGCCCATGTGCAGGCGCTTATGGCGGCCTGAGGTTTTTAGGGACGCGCGATGCAGGAAACCGGTTCAAAGGCGCTTCCCGCTGTCGAAGATTTGAGCTTCGAAGCGGCCTTGGAAGAGCTTGAGACGATTGTCTCGCGGCTCGAGCAGGGCGAAGTAGACCTCGAGGATTCGATCGCGCTCTATGAGCGAGGCATGGCGCTGAAAGCGCATTGCGAGAAGAAGCTCAAGGGCGCCGAGATGCGCTTGGAGAAGATTGTGCTCGGTCCCGACGGTGCCCCCAGAGGCACCGAAACGATGGACCTTTAAGAAGGCCACAGCACGATGAGTCCCCCGGTGCTCGCTCCGATCGAACCGGCATTCGCCGAAGCGGCCTCCTTCACGGAGGCAACGCTTGATGCGCTGCTGCCCAAGCCCTCCGGACCGGAGGCGCGCCTGCTCGAAGCAATGCGCTATGCGACGATGGGCGGCGGCAAACGGTTGCGCGCGTTTCTCGTGCTGCAGAGCGGACGATTGTTTGGCGTGGATCGCCGCGCGCTCGGACGTGTGGCTGCGGCGGTGGAGTGTGTGCACTCCTATTCGCTCGTTCACGACGACCTTCCAGCGATGGACAACGACGACTGGCGCCGAGGCAAGCCCTCGGTACACAAGGCGTTCGACGAGGCGACCGCAATCCTCGCGGGTGATGCGCTGCTGACGCTCGCGTTCGGGCTTGTGTCTTCGCCGGAGGCGCATGGCGATCCTTTCGTCCGCTGCGAGTTGATCGCGAAGCTCGCGCACGCGGCAGGTCACAGCGGGATGGTCGGCGGTCAAATGATGGATCTGGCGCTTGAAGGCGAGCAGCCTCCACTTCACGAAATCACTCGGCTTGCGCGCATGAAGACGGCGGCGCTCGTGACGTTTTGTTGCGAGGCGGGTGCGATCATGGGCAAGGCATCGGGAGCCGCACGCCAGGCACTTGCGGCCTATGGCCAGGAAGTTGGCTTGGCCTATCAGATCGCCGACGATCTGCTCGATCTCGAAGGCGAGGCGTCCGAGACCGGCAAGGAAGTCCACAAGGATGCAGCCCGCGGCAAGGCGACGCTGGTCTCGGTCTTGGGCCGGGACCGGGTCCGCGCCCAGGCGGAAGCCCTGGTTCAGCAGGCGGCCCATCACCTTGATTTGTTCGACGAGAAGGCCGATCTTTTGCGGGCGGCGGCGCGTTTCGTGATCATGCGGAAAGCGTAAATTGTACGGCGATTTCAGAAGGTTTGCGTGAACACCTCATCCAAGACTCCAATCCTGGACAGGATTACCGATCCGGCCCAGTTGCGTTCGCTCAAGCGTGACGAACTGAAGCAATTGGCGGCCGAACTCCGGCAGGAGACGATTGACGTTGTTTCGGTCACTGGCGGACATCTGGGTGCGGGCCTGGGCGTGGTGGAGCTGACCGTCGCGCTCCACAAGGTCTTCGACACGCCGAACGACCGTCTCGTCTGGGACGTCGGGCATCAGTCCTATCCGCACAAGATCCTCACCGGCCGCCGTGCGCGAATGAAGACGTTGCGCCAGGGCGGCGGTCTCTCCGGCTTCACCAAGCGCGCGGAGAGCATCTACGACACGTTTGGCGCCGCTCACTCCTCGACGTCGATTTCGGCGGGCGTCGGATTTGCGGCCGCGCGCGATCTCGCGGGCGAGAAGCGCAACGTCATCGCCGTCATTGGCGACGGCGCGATGAGCGCCGGGATGGCCTACGAGGCGATGAACAACGCGGGCGCTCTCGGCGCGCGGTTGATCGTCGTGCTCAACGACAACGACATGTCGATCGCGCCACCGGTAGGCGCGATGAGCGCGCATCTCGCGCGCCTTGTCTCCAGCCGGACCTATCGCGGCTTCCGCTACTTCTGGAAAAAGATGGCCGAGCGTCTACCGCGGCTGTTCCGCGTTTCCGCCAAGCGTGCCGAAGAGTACGCCCGCGGCTTCTGGATGGGCGGTACGCTGTTCGAGGAGATGGGCTTCTTCTATGTCGGCCCGATCGACGGCCACAATCTCGACCATCTCATCCCGGTCCTGGAAAACGTCCGCGACACCGAGAACGGTCCGATCCTCGTTCACGTCGTGACGCAGAAGGGCAAGGGCTATCCGCCTGCCGAAGCGTCGTCCGACAAGTATCACGGGGTCTCCAAGTTCAACGTGCTGACGGGCGAGCAGAAGAAGGGCGCGGTGGGCCCGCCCAGCTACACCAAGGTGTTCGCCGAAGCGCTGATCAAAGAGGCCGAGCGCGACGAGAAGATCATCGCGATTACGGCGGCGATGCCGGCGGGCACCGGCCTCGATCTCTTCGCGAAGCGCTTCCCGAAGCGCTGCTTCGATGTCGGCATTGCCGAGCAGCATGGCGTCACGTTCGCCGCCGGCCTTGCCGCCGAAGGCTTCCGTCCGTTCGCCGCGATCTACTCCACTTTCCTCCAGCGCGCCTATGACCAGGTCGTCCACGACGTCGCGATCCAGTCGCTTCCCGTGCGCTTCGCCATCGACCGCGCCGGTCTCGTCGGCGCCGACGGCCCCACACATGCCGGCGCTTTCGACACGACCTATCTCGCCACGCTACCGGGCTTCGTCGTGATGGCGGCGGCCGATGAAGCGGAGCTCGTGCACATGGTTGCAACCGCACGCGCGATCGACGATCGCCCGAGCGCCTTCCGTTATCCACGCGGGGAGGGGATCGGCGTGCCGTTGCCGGCAATCGGCGAGCCGCTCGCCGTCGGCAAAGGCCGCGTTCTGCGCGAGGGCTCAAAAGTCGCAATCTTGAATTTCGGCGCGCGGTTACCCGAGTGTCTTAAGGCCGCGGACAAGCTCTCGGCGTACGGCTTGTCGGCGACGGTTGCGGATGCCCGTTTCGCCAAGCCGCTCGACACGGCCCTCGTGCGCCGCCTCGCCGCCAATCACGAAGTGTTGGTCACAATCGAGGAGGGCGCGATCGGCGGGTTCGGCGCGCACGTGCTGCACTTCGCCGCCTGGGACGGGCTTCTGGACAAAGGACTGAAGATCCGTCCGCTCGTGCTTCCCGATCGCTTCATCGATCAGGACACGCCCGAGCGCATGTACGAAGCGGCCGGTCTTGATGCCAAGGCGATCGTCGCCACGGTGTTGTCCGCGTTCGGGCGGGATCGCGACGCCGCAGCCCTGTTGGCGTAACATTCCAGAGTTCTAGTTGGAACTTCGAAGATGCCGGATGAAGGCAAGCGCGCCGACGTCTTTCTTGTGGATCACGGTTTCGCCGCCAGCCGCAGCGAGGCGCAGGCTGCTATTCGTGCGGGCCATGTGAAGGTCGACGGGGAGCAGGTGATGAAGGCTGCCCAGAAGTTGCAGTCGCCGGCGAACGTCACTTACCGGCCGCCCCATCCTTACGTGTCGCGTGGCGGGGTGAAGCTGGCGGCTGCGCTCGAGCACTTCGGCCTATCGCCCGCGACTCGCGTCTGCCTCGACGTGGGCGCATCGACCGGCGGCTTCACGCAGGTGCTGCTGGAGCGTCGCGCCAGCCGCGTCTACGCGGTCGATGTCGGTCACGGCCAGCTGCACGCGAAGCTCAAGTCCGATCACCGCGTGATCTCTGTCGAGGGCGTCAACGCGCGCGATCTGACGCGCGCCAAAATTCCGGAGTCGCCGCAGGTGGTCGTCGCCGACGTGAGCTTCATCAGTCTGAAGCAGGCGTTACCCGCGGCGCTGGCGCTCGCTTCACGCGACGCCTGGGCGGTGTTCCTTGTGAAGCCGCAATTCGAGCTCGGACGCTGGGGCACGCCGCGGAACGGCGTGGTGAAGGACGACGGAGCGCGCACCACTGCGCTCGCCGAAGTCACCGAATGGGTGAAAGCGCAGGGCTGGACCGTGATCGGCAGCATGGACAGCCCGATACTGGGCGGCGACGGCAACAAGGAATATCTGCTCGCCGCGGCCCGCGGCGAAAGCACCAAGAAGACAGCGGCTTAGATAGGACGCCTCTAACGGCACGTGAACACGCGTTGCGGCGTGTTCGTCTGGCCCCGGTCGATGTCGACTCCCTCACCGTCGATGATCGTGATCGACTGATCGAACTGAAGGCCGGGAAAATCTCCGACCGCGGTGCTTGCCTCAGTGACGTAGATGCGGTGGTCATGCATGTAGACGGATCCGCGGAGCTGTCGGCCGTCGGGTTCAGCGATCAGAAGCTGGCGTCCGCGCACGCCGGCGATATAGCCAACGGGGTAATCCGCCCGGACTTCGCCCTTCTTGCGCAAGATATCGGCGGCATGATTGATGATCTCTTCGTCCACTGCCGGGGCGTTCGCGAGAACAACGACGGTCACTGAGAAACGATCGGCGCCGCGCTCGAGATAATGCTGCCGCGCCGCGACCGATCGGCCGGATCGCATCGCATATGGCACGTCTCTCATGCTCGGATTGCTCGGAAAGATGACCGCGAAGCGGTCTTGGCAGCTCGCATATGTGTTCGTGTCCTTGAACACGTCCTCTTGCGCCGCTGCGAAAGCAGCCAAGGAGAAAAGCGTCACCGATGACATGGCGGTAGCAAGATTGAGGATGGACTTGCGCATGGCGATGCTCCTTTTGATCAGGTGCCTAAGCTGAGCATGGCGGACAGCGCAGGATAACCTGCGACTGAGAACGCGGCTACTTCTTGTCCCAGTACTCGATCTGCTTTCCGACCGATGGGTTGGCGACCGAGAAATCGTTCTCGACCTTCATCGTCTTGCCGTCCGCCGAAAGCTCCGTTGTGGACTTTCCAAAGTCCTTTCCCTGCATCTTGATGATCGTAGTCGCGTGGTTGGCATCCGTGCGCAGCGTTGCCATCGTCTGCCCCGAGTCCTTCCCGTCGATCATCATGGGCGCTTCTTTCCCGTCGAGCGCCGTAACGACCGTGACGACGGCCTGGTTCATCGCCTTGCCGTCCGGACCGAGCATTCTGTAGGTGATCTTGATCCCCGGGCCTGCCGGTTCGATGATCATCATCATCGGCGGGGTGGCCGACGGGCGCTTGATCCACGTCCCAACCGGCAGCTGAGCCCAGGCGGCCGATGCCACCGTGAGGAGGCACAAAACCATCGCGATATACGCTTCATGGCGCCCCTCCACACAAGCAAAACGTATCCTTGGTCTGCAACGATAATAGGCTTGAGACGCATCGTCGACTGCAACCGAACGCGTTTAGGCGGACCGCAGCTCCCGCTCTCGCGCGGGCGCACCGTGGAGAATGGCCGCTCGAACCAGAAGGTAAAGGACGATCGCGTTTGAGACATGCCAGAAGTAATGCGTTCCGATCGGCAGACTTGTGCATAACGGCGCGTCCAACGACCGCAATGTGAACCCCAGCAGGAACATGCCGACCGCGAGCGCAATTGTTCTCCGGACACGTCGCTCGGCCTGCATTGGCGCCAGCACGATCACGAGACAGGCAGCGACGGTCGGCAGATACATCGCTCCACCCCACAGCACCTGCTCGGGCACCATCGTTTCCAATGCGAGCGTGGACAGCAGGAACACGACAAGGGCGATCAGCGTGAGCCCTCGCTGCCAGCCGAGATAGCGCCGCAGCGCGAGCCAGAGATAAAGAAGCATGAAGATCAGGATGGGGATGACGTCGGCCCAACTCGCCCAGCGCGTCGCCAGAGTGTGAAAGAGGAGGCTGCCGACGCCCACGATCGGAAGGAGGACGATGATGGCGATGAGAAGCGTGTCGTCGCGCGAATGTCCGCTGCGCCGGAATTCTTCCGCCGCCATCCAACCGGCGATGATGAATGCGAGATTGCTGATCGCGTTGAGCGGCTCGGCGAAAAGCGCCGTGCTGGTGCGCTCACAATAGATGTCCACCGGCTGACAAAGGGCCGATCCAATCAGCGAGGAACACAGACCGGACATGGCATGACCGAGTCTCTACGGCGGTCGACGGCTTAACACATGAGACCAAAGGCCAATGGCTTTTAGAAATCCGGCGCATCCGCCTGTGGGATGGGAAAAAGATTTCCGTCGAAGCGGTCCGCGTTGTTTTCGGCACAAACCATTTCCAGGCGCTGGTTCGGCACCTTGTTCCAGCGCCGCGCCATATAAAGCGGTTCGTTGAACGTGTCGGGGTCCTCGACCTTGACCACGACGTCCAGCGCCTTGCCGTCGTGGGACATCGTGTAACGCTCGACGACATGCAGCTTCTCGGTGTGGGGCGTGCGGTACCAATCGAGATAGCTGTGCGTCGCCTGAAGCCCGATCGTGTCGATCACGAGCGTCCCCTCGCTTTCGTAGTGCCCGATCGACTCGCCGAACCACGACGGCTTCACCTTGTCCGAATGGCGATCCGTCATGTAGATGCGGCGCACCTGATGATCGCTTTCCCAGATCATCCACACGACCTTGGGCGTCTGGATGAAATAGAAAGGCTGTGCCGGTGTGAGGAGCTGTTCGGGAACGCCACCTGGATAGCACGCCGATTGCGCAGCGAACGGAAGCCCGCGCTTGCCCGACAGCACTTCCTCGTTCGACTGTTGCATCTGCTTCGCCGCCCAGGGTTTCAGCACCGGATCTTTGGCGTCGCCGATGTGGGGCGTCACTTGGCCGGGACCGTCGCGATTGCCATGGAACGGATGGGCAGGGTCTTGCCGGATAGGCCCGCGGCCCAAACCCGGCGGCGGATCATCCCAATTCACCCCGAGGACGAGCCACGCGAACTCCGCCGATGCAAGCTCGGGGATTTTGTTCTTTCCGGAGGGATTCACCTGGGAGGGTGCTTGCGCTAACGCGAGCGCGCACGCCGCGATCGTCGCCACGCCAGCGCTAAGTGCTGCGATGATCGTCCTCATCATGCCCTGCCCATCTCGGCGGCGCTCCGCGATATTCAAAAGTCCGGCCCATCGGCCGTCGGGAGCTCTTTGCGCTGCCCAAATTCATTCGTGTTCTCGGCGCAGGCTTTCTCCATCCAGTCGCCCGACGCGCGCCAATAGGTGGTGACCGCCGACCACGGCACGGTGAAGGTGTTCTTGTCCTCGACCATGAACTGAACCTGCAATGCCTTGCCCTTGTATTCGGTATCGATCGCCACACCGTTGCCGAGCAGACTGTCACCGGCAAGCCGCGTGACTTCGCGTTCGCCATGCCGGGCCGCTTCAGCGCCAGCGTCGTAATCGATGAGCCGATAGCGTTCGACGAGGTGCAGGGCCTCGCTGTACGGCGTGCCGAACGAGTCGACCATGGAGTGCGGTCCGACTTTGATACCGACCGTGTCGACCACCAGCGTGTCGCCTTCGAAACGGCCAACCGAGTCGCCGTACCAGCTCGGCGTCACGTGCGTCGGATGCTGCGCATTCAAGCGCACGCGACGAACCTGGTGATCTTCGACATAGAGGAGTGTGATCTGGTCCTTTTGGTGGATCACCTGCACTTGCTGCCGCTGCAGGATGTAGGGTGGCGACATCGGCAGGCACTGGTTGGACGGGTTGGGCGCGACGCCGCCGCGGAGCTCGATTTCCCCGTGCTTCTTCACCATCTCCGCAGCGTGAGGTTTCAGAATCGGGCTGGTGTAATCCCCGACGAACTGGCCGAGGCTGCTCTGGCCGCTGGGCAGGCGCGTGCGATTGACGATGGGGCCTGGACCGGAGGTCGGCGGCTCAAAGCCGATATACTGGCGCGCCCACAGGCCGGTGAAGTCGGGCACGGGCGTGGCGCCGTCCGAGCCCGTGGCAGGAAGCGCGAAAACAATCGCGAAGCCTACGCCTCTCACTGAACGGATTCGCATGCGCGCTCCCGCGTCCAGACGCGCGCAAGTCTATCACAGCGCATGCGACCTTGACGGGGGCCCGGTCGGGCTACGCCGCCTTCAGCCCCATCATCGCGAGCGCGGCGCGGCCGGCCCAGCCATAGGGATTGGCCAGCGTTTCCTGCAGCTCGTAATGATTGTGGTTGGGCACGACGATCAGCTCGACCTGCTTGCCCGCTGCGCGAAGAGCGGCCGCGAAGTCCCTGCTCTGGCGCTGGAATTCGGGCGTCTCGTTGGTCCCGTAGATGAGCGTGATCGGCACATTGATGCGGGCGAGATGGCGCTGCGTGCTCATCGCCTCTTCCATCGCGTCGGTGAACTTGACGTACGAGCTGCGGCGCGAGAGGCGCACGGGTTTCATATCGTACATGCCGCTCAAGAGCACCGCGCCCTTGATGATGTCCATCGGCACGCCGAAATCGCGCGTCCATTCCGTGATGAGCGATACGCCCGCCAAGTGCGCGCCAGACGACTGACCCGAGAGATAGATGCGATTGGGATCGCCGCCGAACGATCTCGCGTTCTTGTGGACCCAGGCGATGGCTCGCCGGACCTGTTCGGCCATCTTGCCGATGTCGCCGCCTGCGGGCTCCACCGCGATGAAGTCGAGCGCGACGTAATGCGCGCCCGCGTTGATGTAGTTCTCTGCCGCGAAGTGGTAGCCGCTGGCCTCGCCGGAGAGCCATGCGCCGCCATGGACGAAGATGAAGATCGGCGCGTTCGGCGCCTTGGTCGTGAAGATGTCGAGCTTCTCGATCTCGGTCGGGCCATAGGACTCGCGCCGAGGATTGCCGATGCGCCGCCGCGTTTCCGCGCTGTTGCTCGCGCGGCGGGCGGTGATCTGGTAGCCGAGGGGCGCGTAGGCCGACTGGTCATAGGCGGCGTCCAGCTCGATCTGGTCATAGTCCATGAACACGAGCGGGCCCTTTGGGTGCGGCGGCGGCCCGATGAGGCAGCCGCGTTCTTCCGCGGCGCGGGCACGGGGAGATGTCGCCGCCGCGGTTGTCGCCGCCGCGGCCGTGGTCGTCAGCACGGTCCGCCGCGTCATGTCCTTGTCGCCCGCTGCGCCGTCACGTTGCATCCTCCGCCCCATGATCCTATGTCCGCCGTTTCCAGTATCTCTTGAGACGGCAGATTAGCGAAGTCGCGTATGTCCCAACAAGCACGAGGTCCCAGCGAAACCGTCGAAATCGTCCGCCTCGGCCATGCCGGCGACGGCGTGACCGCGGACGGCTTGTTCGTCGCGGGCACCGTTCCAGGAGACATTGTGCGCATCGCGCGCGAGGCTGGGCGGGGGCAGCTTATTGAGCTGATCACACCGGGACCGACGCGCGTTGCTCCGCCGTGCGTGCATTTCGGGTCCTGTGGCGGGTGCGCGCTCCAGCATGTTGCGCGCGACGCGTATCTGGCCTGGAAGCACGATCTCGTCGCGACCGCGCTCAAGCAGCGCGGCTTCGCCGATGTGCCGATGGACGAGATTCGCGCGGTCGCTCCCGGCACCAGGCGGCGAGCGAACTTCAAGGCGCAGTTGCGAGGGCAGGACGTGGCGCTCGGCTTCTACGAAGCGGGGAGCCGCGTCCTTGTCGATTTGACCGAGTGCCCGATCCTCGTGCCCGAGCTCGCGCATATTATGCCGCGTCTGCGTCGCCAACTCTCGAAAGTGCTCCGTCCGAACGAGACCGCGGAGCTGCTGGCGACGGCGACCGACTCGGGGATCGACCTCGCGCTCAATCTGAAGCGCAAACGCGAAGTCGATCTGCTGACGTTGCTTTCGACTATCGCGGCGACGCTCAAACTGGCCCGGCTCTCGTGGAACGGCGAGGACGTCGCGATTGCGGAAACGCCGTCTCTACGAGTCGGCCGGTTCACGGTCGCGCTGCCGCCCGGCGCGTTTCTCCAGCCGACCAAGGAGGGCGAGCAGATGCTCCAGCGGCTCGTCCTCGACGCCGCTTCCGGTGCACGCAGCGTCGCCGATCTTTTCTCCGGCTGCGGCACGCTCGCGCTGGCGCTCGCCGAGCACCATGCGGTCCACGCGGCGGATAGTGTGGTCGCCCAGGTCGACGCCCTGCTCGCGGCCGCACGGCAGGGTAACGCGCGCGTCACCGGGGTATCGCGCGATCTCTTCCGCAGGCCGCTGCTGGCTGTGGAGCTGTCGCGGTTCGACGCCGTCGTGCTCGACCCCCCGCGCCCGGGAGCCGCCGCCCAGGCCAAAGCGCTTGCCGAGTCGCGCGTGCCAAAGGTTCTGTACGTCTCATGCAACGCCGCGAGCTTCGCACGCGATGCGCGCACCCTCGCCGATGGTGGCTATCGTCTGAGGCGCGTGACCCCCATCGACCAGTTCCTCTGGTCGCCGCACGTGGAGCTGTTTGCCGAATTCAGGCGTTAGCGTTCTCGATTTGCCGCTGACTGCGCTCTGTGCAAGGATGATTTGCGATCTGAACGGAATGCCCCATGGCTCGATACGTCTTCGGATTTCTCGTTGCGCTCACCCTTGTCTTGGGCGCCTCGCGTGCATCGGCCAATGGCTTCGAGACCTGGGCCGCGATCGTCGTCGCCGGCGATTACAGGGCGCACTCGGGGGCACCGAGCGAAGTCTTCGACAATGGCCGGCGCGATATCGCCAAGGCGCTGGTGAATCTCGGCTTCGGACCCAGCCACATCAAGACGTTCTCCGTCCGGCCTGAGACCGACATGGAGACCAATCCGCTGCCCTCCGACATCCAGAGGATCGACACCGAATTCCAGAGACTCGCACGCTACAGCAGCGGCGGCTGCTTCCTCTACTTCACCTCGCATGGTGCGCCGCAGGGAATCCTGATCGGCCAGAACCTCGTCGCGCCGAATGTCATCGCCGAGATCGTGAACGACGCGTGCGCCGACCGCATGACGGTGGTCGTCGTTTCGGCTTGCTTCTCCGGCGTCTTCATCCCGGCGCTCAGGACCGAGAACAGGATGATCCTGACCGCTGCGCGTCCCGACCGTACGTCATTCGGCTGCGGCGAGGCGAACATGTACACGTTCTTCGACCAGTGCTTTCTCGAGTCGATCCCGCAATCGCGCGACTTTCCGGCGCTCGCGGTGAACGTCCAGAACTGCGTCGCCCAGCGCGAGGTTGCGGAGATGGCGACTCCGCCGTCCGAGCCGCAAGTGAGCATCGGCTTCAACATCTCGCAAAGCCTGAGCGCCTATTCCTTCGCGGGGAATTAGCCCATCTGCGCCCGATGACGGAGCGCATGGTCGGCAAGCACGCAGGCCATCATCGCTTCGCCGATGGGCACCGCGCGGATGCCGACACAGGGGTCGTGGCGCCCTTTCGTGGCGATCTCGGTGTTCTTTCCCTCGACGTCGATGGTCTTGCGCGGCGTTAAGATCGACGAGGTCGGCTTGACCGCGAAGCGCGCGACGATCGGCTGACCGGTCGAGATGCCGCCGAGAATTCCGCCCGCGTGATTGCTCAGGAAGTCGGGCTTGCCGCCTTTGCCGGCGCGCATCTCGTCCGAGTTCTCTTCGCCGGTGAGTGCGGCCGCGCCCATGCCCGCGCCGATCTCCACGCCTTTGACGGCGTTGATGCCCATCAGGGCCGACGCAATGTCCGCGTCGAGCTTTCCGTAGACCGGCGCGCCCAGCCCGACGGGTATGCCGTCGGCCACCACCTCGATCGTCGCTCCGCACGATGACCCGGCCTTGCGCAGTCCTTCGAGGTAATCCGCCCACTGATTGACCACGCCCGCATCGGGCGAGTTGAATGGATTGCGTAGGACCTCGTCCCAGTCCCAGCGGGAGCGGTCGATTTTCAGCGTACCCATCTGGATCAGCGCTGCGCGGATGGTCACCGCGCCGTAAATGCGGTCGAGGATCTTGCGTGCGACCGCGCCCGCCGCGACGCGCGCGGCCGTTTCGCGCGCCGACTGTCGCCCTCCGCCCTGATAGTCGCGGATGCCGTACTTCGCCCAGTAGGTGTAATCGGCATGGCCGGGGCGAAACTTGTCGCGGATGTCGGAATAGTCCTTCGAGCGCGCATCCACATTGTCGATGACGAGCGCTATCGGCGTGCCCGTGGTGAGCTGATCCGCCATGCGCTCGTCCTGAAACACGCCGGACAGGATGCGCACCTGATCGGGTTCTTTGCGCTGCGTGACGTATTTCGATTGCCCGGGCTTGCGGCGATCGAGCCAGGGCTGGATGTCGGCTTCGGTCAGCGGAATGCCAGGTGGGCAGCCGTCGACGATGCAGCCGATCGCCGGCCCGTGACTCTCACCGAACGTGGTGACGCGGAAGAGATGCCCGAACGTGTTGTATGACATGGCGCGTCAAACACCGTCGGTCTTGCTGTTCACGACCGCGATGTCGGGCGCGTCTTCGGCCTTCATGCCGACGATGTGGTAGCCGGCATCGACATGCAGCACCTCGCCCGTGATCCCACGCGCGAGATCGGACAAGAGGAAGAGCGCGGTGTCACCCACCTCGGTTGTCGTCACGGTGCGGCGCAGCGGCGAGTTGAGCTCGTTCCACTTCAGGATGTAGCGGAAGTCGCCGATGCCGGACGCGGCGAGGGTCTTGATCGGGCCAGCGGAGACCGCATTCACGCGGATGTTCTTCTTGCCGAGGTCTTCGGCCAGATAACGCACGCTCGCTTCGAGCGCCGCCTTGGCGACCCCCATGACGTTGTAGTGCGGCATCACCTTTTCCGCGCCGTAATAGGTGAGCGTGACCAGGCTCCCGCCGTTCGGCATGAGCTTCTCGGCCCGCTGTGCTACCGCGGTGAACGAGTAGCACGACACGTTCAAGGTCATGGCGAAGTTGTCGGCGGTGGTGTCGACGTAGCGGCCCTTGAGCTGCTCCTTGTCGGAGAAGGCGATGGCGTGGACGACAAAGTCCAAGCTGCCCCAGACCGAGCCGAGCTCGGCAAAGGCCGCGTCGAGCGAAGCGGCCCGCATCACGTCGCAATCGATGAGCGCCGCCGGACGCAGCGGCTCAACCAGGGGGATGACCCGCTTCTTGAAGGCGTCGCCTTGGTAGGTGAACGCGAGCTCGGCGCCGTGCGCGTTCAGCGACTGGGCGATACCCCAGGCGATGGAGCGGTCATTGGCGACCCCCATGATGAGGCCGCGCTTGCCGGCCATGACGCCAGAACTGCTGTTCATCCACGGATCCTTTGGAGCTGGGGTCATCCTATAGCGAAGCCGGCTTGGAAGCGCCAAAGGATTAGGGCGCTATTTGAGCTTCACCCGCGGGTCGTAGTTGCCGTCCCAGCCCTTGAGCGCGGCCGCGAGTTTGCCATCGGGCGGATCGGGCAGGGTCACGATTAGCCGCACATAGAGGTCGCCAGCGGCCTCGGATCCGCTTCCAGGAAGGCCCTTGCCCTTCAGTCTCAGGAACCGGAAGCTGTTCGATTGGGGCGGGATGGTGAGGGTCACCGGCCCATACAATGTCGGCACCTCAACCTTGGCCCCGTCCAAAGCCTCCTTGATCGTGATCGGGACGTCCATCCTCAGGTCGCGGCCATCGCGCTGCAGGTAGGGGTGTGGCGCGATGGTGATGCTGATCAGCGCGTCGCCCGGCGGCCCGCCGCGTTCCCCCGGCTGACCTTGTCCGCGCAAGCGGATCACTTGGCCGTCCTTGACCCCCGGCGGGATGCGCACATCGAGCTGCTTGTCGTCGATCACCATCCGGCGGTTCCCGCCGAGCGCCGCCTCATCCAGCGACACCGTCGTCTGGAACTGCACATCCACGCCCTTGCGCGACTGGCCGCGCCTGGATCGGCCGCCGCCGCCACCGCCGAATCCGCCGAAGAGGTCGGCGAAAATATCCTCGGCCGAGTACCCGTGGCCTTGCTCGTTGCTCCAATTGAATTCGCCCGCGCGCGGGCCCTGCTGCTGGCGGCGGAATCCTTCCCAGCCCTGACCGAAACCGCCGGGGCCTGCGCCCGGATTGAAGCCCTTGGGCTGTCCCGCCTCGTCAATCTCGCCGCGGTCGTATTGGGCGCGCTTCTCCTTGTCGCCGATCACCTCATAGGCGCTGCTGATCTCCTGGAAGCGCTTCACCGCTTTCGGATCGTTCCCGTGGGTATCGGGATGATGTTTCTTGGCGAGCGCGCGGAAGGCCTTCTTGATCTCAGCCTCGCTCGCCTTCTTGGACACGCCCAAGACTTCATAAGGATCACGCGCCATCGCTCAACCGGTCTCCCCTCAAGGCACTTATATAGGAAGACTCCGCGTTCGGCGTGAAGTCCCAAGGCTCGCGCGGGCAGGGAACGATCCGCTATGATCCCTCCGGATAGTCTCCGGGAGGATTCGATGCGCATTTGGGCACGCTTTATCGCAGCCGCCGCCTTGTCGTGGTTTTGCCTTCAACCGGCAGCCGCTGCCGAGCGCCTGGTGGTGCTCGAAGTCGCGCTTGGCGACGTCTCGCTGAACAAGGTACCGTTCCTGATGGCGGCGGATACCGGCATCTACGCCCGGAACGGCCTCGACGTGCGCCAGTTCATCACGCCGGGGGCCGCGGCCGACGCGCGCGAATCCGGTGTGACGGTTCCCGCCCAATTCGTCCGGTCCGATATCGGCAGCGCACCCATCTCCGTCGGCGGCGCAAGCCCGATGATCTACCGCGTCGCCAACGACGCGCAGAGCCTCCATCGCGTGGCGATCCTCACAACCGAAGGTACGGTCCGCAACACAATCATCACGAGCAATGCGATTGCGCGCGTCGAGGATCTAAAAGGTAAGCGGCTCGGCTATTCGGTTCCAGGCGCCGTCACGCACGTCGCGGCGCTGCATTTCGCCAAGCACATGGGCTGGGATCCGGCACGTGATATCTCGCTGATCGGCAACGGCAACTCGCTCAATCCTTTGAAGGAAGGACGCATTGACGGCGCTCTCGGCAGCGCGATGACGTTTTCGATGGCGCCCGAGATGAATCTCAAGCTCTTGATCGATCTGACGCCGTTCAACTTCCCTGTCGGCGGCTCGAGCGTGCTTGCCGAGCGCAACTGGCTCAGGATGAACCGCGACACGGCCGCGCGTTTCGTCAGGGCAACCAATGAAGCGCTCGCACTGATGCGGCGCGATCGCGCCGCCTTCAATGCAGCGCTGACCAAGTGGTTCAACGTGCGCGATCCGGTAGTCCAGCAGCGCATGTACGCGGAGATCGACGAGATTCCGCGCAAGCCGTTCCCTACGGTCGAGGGCATCAGAGCCACGCTCGCGTTCTATGACTCGCCCGAGATGCGAAAATACAAGGCCGAGGACTTCTACGATTCGAGCTTCATGACCGAGCTCGACCGAAGGGGCTTCCTGGACCAGCTGTACCGGTGAACGGATCTATGAGCGGCTTGTCGCGCGTCGTTCTCGCAGTTGCGCTTGCCTGCGTGTCCGTTCAACACGCGGCAGCCGCAGATCGTCTCGTCACTGTCGAAGTGGATATGGGCGACATCTCGCTCAACAAGGTGCCATATCTGATCGCAGCCGATACCGGCATCTACGCGCGCAACGGGCTCTACGTCCGGCAATACATAACGCCTGCCGCCGCCGAGAATGCTCGACGGTCCCGCGTGGTCGTGCCCGCGCAGATGGTCAAAGAAGATGTTGCAAGCGCGCCGATCCAGCTCGGCAGCGGCACGCCGATGATGTACCGCGTGACTCATGATCCGCGCGCGGCCCACCGCGTTGTGCTGACGACCGGCGAAAACATCATCCGTGAGACAATCGTCACCACGAGTGCCATCGCCAGACCCGAAGACCTGAAGGGCAAGCGCCTCGGTTACTCCGTGCCGGGCACCGTCACTCATGTCGCCGAGCTCTCCTTCGCCAAGCAGATGGGCTGGGACCCGAACCGGGATCTGTCGCTGGTGGGGAACGCGAACGGCATCAATCCGCTGAGGGAGGGCCGCACCGACGGCTTCTTCGGGAGCGCGGTGTCCGTTGCGATGGCGCCCGAAATGAACCTGAAGCTGCTGATCGATCTGACGCAGTACCGATTTCCGGTTGCGGGCTCCGGCATCATGGCGGAGCGCGAGTGGCTGAAGTCCAACCGCGACACGGCGGTGAAGTTCGTGAAGGCGGCGTTCGAAGCCATCGCGCTGATGAAGAAAGACCGTGCCGCGTTCGACGCAGCGGTCGTCAAGTGGATGAACATCACGGACAAGGCGGCGCAGGACCGGATGTATGGCGATATCGAGCTCCCCGAGAAGCCGTATCCGTCGGTGGAGGGTATCAGGCACACTTTCGTCCTCTACGACTCTCCGGAAATGCGCAAATACAAGCCCGAGGACTTCTACGATTCGAGCATCATGACCGAGCTCGACAGAAGCGGCTTCATCGACCGGCTGTACCGGTGAGCGCATCCGAAGACCGCGACATCACCCCTACCGACGAACCCATCGAGCTCTTTCGCGCGTGGTTCGCGGAGGCGGTCGCGCACGAGCCGAACGATCCGGATGCGATGTCTGTTGCGACGGTCGATTCAAGCGGACTGCCCGACGTGAGGATGGTGCTGCTCAAGGGCGTCGATACGCGCGGGTTCGTTTTCTACACCAATCTCGAAAGCGCCAAGGGCGAGGAGCTGGCGCGCAATCCACAGGCCGCGTTGTGCTTCCATTGGAAATCGCTGGGGCGGCAGGTCCGCGTTCGCGGACCCGTAGTTGCTGTAAGCCAAGAGGAGGCGGATGCCTATTTCGCGACGCGTCCGAAGGACAGCCAGATCGGCGCCTGGGCATCGCGCCAATCGCGCCCTTTAGAAGGCCGCTTCGCGCTGGAGAAGGAAGTTGCGCGCTTTGCCGCGAAATATGCGCTTACCAGCGTGCCGCGGCCGGCGCACTGGTCGGGCTTCCGTGTGCAACCGCTTCACATTGAATTTTGGCGCGCGCGTGCGTTCCGCCTGCATGAACGCTTGCGCTATAGCCGCGACTCGCTCGATTCTCCCTGGGTTACGGAACGCCTCTTTCCGTAGTCGACTAAGCGAGGCAAACCATGACTCAACCGACACAAGCAGGTGCGCACAGGCTATTGGCCGTGGAGGATGACGCGGATTGCTCGGATCTGATCGTTCGCACGGCCGCGCGGTGTGGATACGCAACCCGTGCCACGCCGGGCGCGGAGGGGCTTCGTGAGACCATTCTCGAATGGCAGCCCGACGTCATCACGCTCGACCTTTGCCTGCCCAACATCGACGGGATGGAAGTCATCACGCTGATCAAGGAGAGCGCCTTTGCCGGCACGCTGATCATCATCAGTGGGCAAGAGGAGTGGATTCGGGAGTTCACGAGCAAGGTCGCGATCGAGGCCGGTCTGAATGTCCCGGCGCACATGTCGAAACCCGTCGATTTCCCGCGCCTGCGCGAGCTTCTGACAGGACTTCGGGCCAGCCCTTCGGCGACGCCGAGCTAGGAAGAACCTCTCCGAGGCCGCTTCGGGCCGTGCTAGGCTTCTTCAAAGAACAGTTCCAAGAGGAGGAATTCATGCGCGCTATGGCCAGTCTTTCGTGCGCCGCTGCCGTGATCGTGGCGTCCGCTGCGGCCTTTGCTCAGACAGAGCAACCCGGGCCGTCGATCATGTACAAGAACCTCGAGTACCGGTTCGGCGTGATCTTCCCGAACCAGGTTCAGCCCATGGTTCGCGATACCACGTACACGACGAAAGACGGCGCCACAGTGCCGGCGCGCCAGTTCTATTTGGAGAGGCCAGGCGAGCGGTACACCGTCACGATGGTCCGGCTGCCGAACGGCCCGCCCATCGACAAGGCTCATGTGGACCACACCGCCGAGCAGATCCTGAAAAAAGGCACGGCGCAGTTCAACTACTCCTATTGCTACGATCCGGGAATTCCCGGCCGGCAGCTCAACATGAGAGAGCCCAACGGCAACCAGCTGCGGGCCTCCATGTACATGTGGGACAATCGGCTTTACATCGCCGAAGCGAGCGCACCGGTCGGCACGCATGACGCGCTGCAATTCGAGCAGTCGATCACGATCCTGGACCCGATGGGGAACGATCTCGACAACGGCCAAGGCAGTCCCGCCTGTCCCTAGTTGCGTTTGGCGGGTTTCGGTTTCTGCATTCCGAGCTGCTCGCGCCAGACCTTGCCGGAGATCTCGTCGACCTGACCTTGGGGCAGGTGACCCAGATGGAACGGGCCGAAGCTGACGCGGATGAGCCGCGCGACCTTCAGCCCAAGATGCTCCATCAGCCGCTTCACTTCGCGGTTCTTGCCTTCCTTGAGGCTGATCGTAACCCAGGAATTGTGTCCCTTGGTGCGTTCCAGGTCCGCCGTCACCGGTCCGTAGCGGACCCCTTCGACAGTGATGCCATTCGCCAGACGGTCGAGATCACGCTGTGTCACGTCTCCGTGGACACGCGCGCGATAGCGACGGATCCAGCCTTGCGCTGGCAGTTCCAGCCGGCGCGCCAGCTCGCCGTCATTGGTCAAGAGCAGCAGGCCCTCGGAATTGATGTCGAGGCGGCCGACCGAGACGACGCGCGGCATGGACGGCGGCAGGCTCGCGAACACGGTTGGCCGGCCTTCGGGATCGCGGTGCGAAGTGACGAGTCCTTGAGGCTTGTGATAGCGCCACAGCCGCGTGGGCATGAGGCTCGGGATCGGCTTGCCATCGACGAGCACGATGTCATCGGGCGAAATGTTCAGCGCTGGCGAGACGATGGGGTTGCCGTTGACGGCAACGCGGCCGGCCTCGATGAGCTTCTCCGCGTCGCGCCGCGAGCAGACGCCGGCGCGCGCGATCACCTTGGCGATGCGCTCGCCGGTCTTCGGTTCGGACGGCTCGACGTGCGGTTGCGGCATGAGTGGGCGGGCTCCTTCGCTTTCGGGTAACGTGCGGGGGATGAAAGAGCAAGACGACGAGATGGCGGCGCTTGCGCTCGCCGAGGCGAAGGCTGCAGGCGAGCGTGGCGAAGTGCCGATCGGCGCAGTGCTGGTGTCGGGTGAGGGCAGGGTGCTCGCCAAGAACGGCAATCGCATCCTCGAGCTCAAGGACCCGACGGCGCATGCCGAGATACTCGTGCTGCGCGAAAGCGCCAGGGTGCTGGGCAACGAGCGGCTGGTCGGAACCACGCTCTACGTCACGCTCGAGTCGTGCGCGATGTGCGCGGGCGCGATCAGCCTCGCGCGCGTCGCCCGTGTCGTCTACGCAGCGGCCGATCCGAAGGGTGGGGCGATCGAGCACGGCCCGCGCTTCTTCGCGCAGCCGACATGCCATCATCGCCCGGTCGTCGATCGCGCGGGCGACGCCGAAGCAGCAGGCCGCTTGCTGCAAGACTTTTTCCGCGCTCGCCGCGTTTAGGCCTTCTTCCGCCGGCGCTTGCGGTGCCGGTCCGCGAGGCGATTGAGCATCTCGACCCCGCCCGAGAACGCGATCGCGAAGTAGAGGTAGTTCCGCGGGATGTGGAAGTGGAACGCATCTGCGACCAGCGCCATGCCGATCAGCATGAGAAAGCTTAGCGCGAGCATCTTCACGGTCGGATGCTTGTTGACGAAGCGCGAGGTGGGTTCGGCGGCGACCATCATGATGAGGACGGCAACCACCACGGCCGCGATCATCACCTCGACATGATCGGCGACGCCGACCGCGGTGATCACCGAATCGAGCGAGAACACGATGTCCAGGTGACCCAGCTTTCTTGTACAAAGTTGGCATTATAAGAAAGCATTGCTTATCAATTTGTTGCAACGAACAGGTCACTATCAGTCAAAATAAAATCATTATTTGAAGCTTGGCGTAATCATGGTCATAGCTGTTTCCTGTGTGAAATTGTTATCCGCTCACAATTCCACACAACATACGAGCCGGAAGCATAAAGTGTAAAGCCTGGGGTGCCTAATGAGTGAGCTAACTCACATTAATTGCGTTGCGCTCACTGCCCGCTTTCCAGTCGGGAAACCTGTCGTGCCAGCTGCATTAATGAATCGGCCAACGCGCGGGGAGAGGCGGTTTGCGTATTGGGCGCTCGGTCTTGCCTTGCTCGTCGGTGATGTACTTCACCAGCTCCGCGAAGTCGCTCTTCTTGATGGAGCGCATGGGGACGTGCTTGGCAATCACGCGCACCCCCCGGCCGTTTTAGCGGCTAAAAAAGTCATGGCTCTGCCCTCGGGCGGACCACGCCCATCATGACCTTGCCAAGCTCGTCCTGCTTCTCTTCGATCTTCGCCAGCAGGGCGAGGATCGTGGCATCACCGAACCGCGCCGTGCGCGGGTCGTCGGTGAGCCAGAGTTTCAGCAGGCCGCCCAGGCGGCCCAGGTCGCCATTGATGCGGGCCAGCTCGCGGACGTGCTCATAGTCCACGACGCCCGTGATTTTGTAGCCCTGGCCGACGGCCAGCAGGTAGGCCGACAGGCTCATGCCGGCCGCCGCCGCCTTTTCCTCAATCGCTCTTCGTTCGTCTGGAAGGCAGTACACCTTGATAGGTGGGCTGCCCTTCCTGGTTGGCTTGGTTTCATCAGCCATCCGCTTGCCCTCATCTGTTACGCCGGCGGTAGCCGGCCAGCCTCGCAGAGCAGGATTCCCGTTGAGCACCGCCAGGTGCGAATAAGGGACAGTGAAGAAGGAACACCCGCTCGCGGGTGGGCCTACTTCACCTATCCTGCCCGGCTGACGCCGTTGGATACACCAAGGAAAGTCTACACGAACCCTTTGGCAAAATCCTGTATATCGTGCGAAAAAGGATGGATATACCGAAAAAATCGCTATAATGACCCCGAAGCAGGGTTATGCAGCGGAAAAGCGCCACGCTTCCCGAAGGGAGAAAGGCGGACAGGTATCCGGTAAGCGGCAGGGT
>OCGJ01000030.1_pt1 | contig 1762 bp, 2 predicted proteins | sample 1480211 | NCBI WGS metagenome assembly OCGJ01 (sample SAMN02324088, study PRJEB22366) | soil metagenome | biome: mixedwood plains | place: Canada | collected 2009-09
AATTAAAATGTAAAAAGTAATATAATAAACTTACTTTTTTATCATTTTTCCACTTTAACAACATTTTGCTCCACTTTTCCACGACCAAACAACTTGAAATCTGGTTAAAATAACACGCAACACTATTCTTCTTCCTTGAGTCCGCCCGGAACTCGAAAAACAAACCGAGTTAAAGCCATTTTTCACAAAATCGATAGTGGGTCTCACCAAAATTACGGGGTTGCATACGCATTCGTTTATTTTCGAACGTGTACATACAAATATGCACAAAAATAATCATAATTATTTTCTGAGATGCATTATGATATGAACACCAATTTCGTATAGAGTCTCACTATGTCTCAAATTTTTGCTTACTGTCGGATATCAACGCTGGATCAGACCACCGAAAATCAACGCCGGGAAATCGAAAGTGCAGGTTTTAAAATCAAACCTCAGCAAATAATCGAAGAACACATTAGCGGCTCAGCAGCAACCAGTGAGCGTCCTGGTTTTAACCGGTTGCTTGCTCGCCTGAAATGTGGTGATCAATTGATTGTGACAAAACTGGATCGCCTTGGTTGTAATGCAATGGATATCAGGAAAACAGTGGAACAACTGACCGAAACAGGTATCAGAGTGCATTGCTTAGCATTGGGGGGCATTGACCTGACCAGTCCAACAGGAAAAATGATGATGCAAGTAATTTCAGCAGTCGCTGAATTTGAACGAGACCTTTTACTTGAACGCACTCATTCCGGGATAGTAAGAGCCCGCGGCGCAGGGAAACGTTTTGGTCGACCACCTGTGTTAAATGAAGAACAGAAACAGGTGGTATTCGAACGAATTAAGTCAGGTGTAAGTATAAGTGCCATTGCCCGGGAATTCAAAACCTCGCGGCAAACCATTTTAAGAGCCAAAGCAAAACTTCAGACACCTGACATATAAAAAATAATCTCGGTGTGAGATGCTTTACGTCTTCCAAGCCCCCTTCCTTGCCGTAAATGGAAAGATACATCTAATTATAGAATTTATATGTTTTACCCTACGGCAGTGCTGGCCATTCAATATCCTGTGCAGTTGACGTATCAACACGGTTCAGCAATACCCGATACTTTTTCCATGCTTCCAGCAACGAGATTTCTTCCTCCGTTGCAATTTCCAGATCTGCAGCATCCTGAAGCGGCGCAATATGCTCACTGGCTACCTGCATCAGGTTGTTTTTTGTTTCTTCCGCCTCCCGGATCCGGAACAGTTTTTCTGCTTCCGTATCCTTCACCCAGGCTGTGCCGTTCCACTTCTGAAACTCCCCTTCCGGCGATAACCAGGTAACATTTTCCGGTAACGGACCGAGTTCAGAAATAAATAACGCGTTGCCGGAAGCCACGTCATAAACCGTTTTACCCCGATGATCTTCAACGAGATGCCACGATGACTCATCACTGTTGAAAACAGCCACGAAGCCAGCTGGAATAAGGGTGTTGCGCTGCTTATGCTTGTTTGCTGGCAGACCTGTATGAGGCGGAATATATGCATCACCTTCACCAATAAATTCATTAGTTCCGGCCAGCAGATTATAAATTTTTATGGTCCGTGGTTGTTCACTCATTCTGAATGCCATTATGCAAGCCTCACAATATAGTTAAATGCGATGTTTTTGACGGTGTTTTCCGCGTTACCAGCAGCGTTAACGGTGATGGTGTGTCCATGTGAACCAATCGCAACGGAGTGCGTATGAGCACCAATACCGACAGTATGTGCGTGTGCACCTGCTCTTGCAGCA